>BNJT01001192.1_pt1:0-22500 | contig 475314 bp, 561 predicted proteins | sample 8540491 | NCBI WGS metagenome assembly BNJT01 (sample SAMD00202455, study PRJDB9452) | human saliva metagenome | host: Homo sapiens
ATGAAATTTCTTTGCTCGTAAATTCGTCCACCAGGAAGAAGCAACTCATCCACTGACTGGTGACCACCTAGTGAAGTTTGAACAACCTGTTGAGCAAGCACATTCGAACAAAGTCGCATGTTTGAAAGCATGTTAAGACCTTCAATGTAGCCCTTTACATGATGTTTAGGTCCAGACAAGACCATCCAACCAACACGGAAACCAGCGATACGGTGAGATTTAGACAGACCATTCATGCTGACACAGAAAAGGTCTGGAGCCAAACTTGCGACTGGTGTGTGGACATTGCCATCCATAACCATACGGTCGTAAATTTCATCCGCAAAGATAATCAAGTCATTTTGACGAGCAATCTCGATGATATCTAGTAAGAGTTCTTTAGGATAAAGAGCCCCCGTTGGGTTATTCGGATTGATCAAAACGATGGCCTTAGTATTTGAACTAATCTTAGACTTGATATCATCTAGGTCTGGATACCATTCTGCTTCTTCATCACAGACGTAGTGAACGGCATTTCCTCCAGCCAAGCTGACTGCCGCTGTCCAAAGTGGATAGTCAGGCATAGGAACCAAGACTTCATCGCCATTGTCCAAGAGACCTTGCATAGACATAACGATTAGCTCACTCACACCATTTCCAAGGTAGATATCATCGATACCTACATTTGGGAAGTTTTTCAGTTGGCAATATTGCATAATCGCTTTACGAGCTGAAAAGATTCCTTTTGAATCTGAATAACCTTCACTATCACGAGCATTCATAATCAAGTCATGAATCACCTCATCCGGAGCTGTGAAACCAAACTCTGCAGGATTCCCTGTATTCAAACGAAGAATTTTTTCTCCATTTGCGCGCATGCGCATGGCTTCCTCAAGGACTGGACCACGGATATCATAAGCCACATGCTCTAATTTTATTGATTTGTTAAATTCTTTCATTTGAGTTCCTCTATTCATCAGGATAGTTAATATTATACCACTCCAAAACGAAATCGTAAATTTCCCAGTACTATTCCACAAAAAACCTTGCTTAACGCAAGGTAACAGGACAAATCCGATTTCTTTCTATTTTTGGAAAAGAAAGAGTAGATATACTTCTCTAAAAAGCTGGACAAATTGGACCAAAATCTTTGTAGAGAAACTCTGGTGATCGAAAACAAAGTCATTGTAAGGGATGGTAACTGCATGAACAAAAGAATTTCTGCTTCTATTCAGCAAAACGCAAAGAAAAAATAAGTAGACTGACCAACATTAGGAATAATGTTAGACTAAGCCGAGTCTAGTTGTAAAAATACCATCTCACTAACTTATTTCCTTGCCCTGTCAATTCATATTATACACTAAAATCTTTGCATTTTCAAACAAGTATACATATAAAAAGAACTCAATATTTGAGTTCTTTTTATCTACTATTTTGCAATTTCTGCCAACATTTTTTCGATGTGTTGGATGGATTTTTCACGTCCAAGCAAGTAGATGGTATCTGGCAATTCAGGACCATGCATTTCACCTGAAACGGCGATACGGATTGGCATGAAGAGATTTTTCCCTTTGATACCAGTTTCCTTTTGGACCGCTTTGATTTGTGGGAAGATATTTTCTACCACAAACTCATCGTCTGACATGGCTTCGAGTTTGGCTTTAAAGGCTTCAAGTACAGTCGGCACGGTTTCACCAGCCATGACTTCTCGCTCAGCTTCTGTCAATTCTGGGAAGTCTGAGAAGAAGAGATCCGTCAATGGAACGATTTCATCTACTGACTTCATTTGTGGTTTGTAGAGTTCTACTAATTTCTCAGCCTTATCAGTCAATCGTCCTGCTTCTTCAAGGAATGGTTTTGCCATTTCAAAGATAGTCTCAAGGTCCGCATTCTTAATGTACTCATTGCTCATCCAGTCCATTTTCTTCTGATCGAAGGCTGCTGGAGACTTGCTGAGACGGTTTTCATCAAAGAGGTTGATAAGATCCTCGCGAGAAAAGATTTCGTCTTCTCCACCAGGATTCCATCCAAGAAGAGCGATGAAGTTAAAGACTGCTTCTGGAAGGTAACCTTTCTTACGGTAATCTTCGATAAATTGAAGAGTGTTGGTATCACGTTTAGATAACTTCTTACCAGTTTCAGAATTGATGATAAGTGTCATGTGACCAAATTCAGGTGCTTCCCATCCAAGTGCTTCATAAACCATGAGCTGTTTGGTGTGTTAGCAATGTGGTCATCTCCACGGATAACATGAGAGATTTGCATATCGTGATCATCGATAACAACGGCAAAGTTGTAAGTTGGGTAGCCATCTTTCTTCTGGATCACCCAGTCACCGCCAATATTGCCACCTTCAAACTCGATATCACCTTTGACCATATCATGCCACTTGTAAATACCAGACTCATTCACTGCCAAACGAACAGTCGGGATAACACCTGCGGCTTCACGTTCTGCAACGTAAGCTGCTTTTTCTTCTTCGCTCATACCAAGGTATTCGTTGATGTAACGAGGTGTTTCACCAGCTGCTTCTTGGCGTTCGCGTTCTGCTGCTAATTCTTCTTCTGTCACGTAAGATTTGTAGGCTTTTCCTTCAGCCAAGAGTTGGTCGATATATTTTTGATAGAGTTCCAAACGCTCAGACTGGCGGTAGTTTTCATGAGTTTCTGGACTTTCATCCCAGTCCATGCCTAACCAACGAAGGTTTTCAAGCTGTGAACGTTCTCCGTCTTCGACATGACGTTTGCGGTCAGTATCTTCGATACGGATGATAAAAGTTCCACCATGGTGGCGTGCATACAAATAGTTAAACAATGCTGTACGGGCATTACCGATGTGTAATAGTCCTGTTGGACTTGGTGCGTAACGCACACGAATATCTTTTGACATATCTTCTCCTATAAAGTCTCTAGGCGTCTGCCTTTTTGCTCTCTATATTATATCACAAGTCTCGCCAGAGTCCAATTTCTCTTTTCGAGAAAAAGCAAAAAGAGTGGTTTTACCACTCTTTTTTATTCTATTATAGACGAGCGTTGAGTTCTTTGCTCAATTCTTCAAATCCTGGTTTACCAAGAAGGGCAAACATGTTACGTTTGTAGGCTTCAACACCTGGTTGGTCAAATGGGTTGATGGCATTCAAGTAACCTGAAAGGGCAATGGCCAATTCGAAGAAGTAGATTGTGTAACCAAGAGTGAAGGCATCTTGCTCAGGAAGAGTCACGTACATGTTTGGTACGTCACCGTCAGTGTGGGCAAGAAGAACACCGTCAGTCGCTTTTTTGTTTACAAAGTCAACATCTTTTCCTTGAAGGTAGCCAAGTCCGTCAAGGTCTTCTTCCAAAGTAGGGATGATCACATTCTTACGTGGTTTGTCAACGCGGACAACTGTTTCAAACATGATACGAGTTCCTTCTTGGATAAATTGACCCAATGAGTGCAAGTCTGTTGAGAAGTTAGCTGAAGTTGGGTAGATACCTTTTTGGTCTTTCCCTTCTGACTCACCAGCCAATTGTTTCCACCATTCTGAGAAGTATTGAAGAGATGGTTCGTAGTTAACCAAGATTTCAGTTGCATAACCTTTACGGTAAAGGATGTTACGAACAGCTGCATATTGGTAAGCTTCGTTTTCAGAGATTTTATCTGAAGTATAGTCTTTACGAGCTGCGTTAGCACCTTCCATAAGGGCTTTGATGTCTGCACCTGACGCAGCGATTGGAAGCAATCCAACTGCTGTCAATACTGAGAAGCGTCCACCGATATCATCTGGAACAACAAATGTTTCCCAACCGTTAGCATCTGCTTCAACCTTAACAGCACCTTTTTGGCGGTCAGTTGTTGCGTAGATACGTTTGTTAGCTTCCTCTTGACCGTATTTCTTAACCAAAAGTTCTTTGAAGACACGGAAAGCAATCGCTGGTTCAGTTGTTGTACCTGATTTAGAAATCACGTTTACTGAGAAATCTTTATCCGAAACGTACTCTACCAAGTCAGCAAGGTAAGTAGATGAGATAGAGTTCCCAGCGTAAAGGATTTGTGGTGCTTTACGTTCTTCTTTTGTTTGCAAGTTTGCAAAGTGGTGGTTCAAGAAGTCAATGGCAGCTTTTGCTCCAAGGTATGATCCACCGATACCGATAACCACCAAAACATCGCTGTCTGATTTGATTTGTTCAGCAGCTTTCAAGATGCGGTCAAATTCTTCGCGGTCATAGTTTTCAGGAAGGTCCAACCAACCCAAGAAGTCGCTACCAGCACCAGTTCCTTTACGGATCAATTCGTCTGCTGCTGTAACTTGTGCTTGCATGTATTCCACTTCATGTGGTGCAATAAATTTGTCTAATACTTTTGAATAATCAAATTTAATATGTGACATAGTATCCCTCCAAAATTTCTTCTTTTCTATCATAACGCTTACTAACAATTTTTTCAAGTTTTTATACTAAAAATTTCCAATTTTTATCACAATTCAAACGTTTGCATAGAATCTTACAAAATTTAAAAACTTGAGGCATCAAACCCTACGAATAATAAAACGACTAGGATTCTAGTCGTTATAGTTCATTCAATAAATACTCAAATAATTCTAAGTTGCCATCTTCTTCATTGACCAAGAATTCTGGATGCCACTGGAGACCAATAATACGGTGTTCATCAATGGATTCAATTGCTTCAACAGTTTGATCACGTGGATCCACAGCCGTCACACGGAAATTGGGTGCCAGATCTTTAATGCTCTGACGATGCACTGAATTAACCTGACTTTCTTTACCAAATAATTTAGACACTACACTGCCATCCACTGTCTCAATAGAATGTGAAGTCCCAAAAGGTAGACCTTGCCAATGACCTTCAATATCCTGATTGAGTGTCCCTCCAAAGGCAACGTTGACAAGCTGAACGCCACGGCAAATGGCTAAGATTGGCTTGTTCTGACGCAAGGCTTCTTGTAGAAGAGCTAGTTCAAACTCGTCGCGAGTTAGGTTATAGTCGTCGCTATCAATTGTTTTTCCTCACCATAAAACTGAGGATGAACATTTTGTCCCCCAGTCAAGATGAGTTTATCAATCATTTCTACATAGTCATGGACCACCGACTCATCACCAACCGGAATGACCAAAGGAAGTCCGCCAACCTGACGAATACTCTCAGCAAATTTACAAGAGACTGATGAATGAATATTTTTTCCTTCTGCGTCCACAGGACATAGGTTTGCCGCTACTCCAACAACTGTTCTTGCCATCACTGATTTCCTTTCCTTTTCTATTGATAATCTTATCTTATCATCCTTCCCCACTCCTGTCTAATATGTATTTTTTAAGTCCGTGATAAAATTTTTTTATCAGAAAAAGTTGCCTAAAATTAGGACAACTTTTTTGCTTATACTCAATGAAAATCAAAGAGCAAACAAGGAAGCTAGCCGCGGGTTGCTCAAAACACAGTTTTGAGGTTGTGGATAGAACTGACGAAGTCAGCTCAAAATACTATTTTGAGGTTGCAGATGAAAGCTGACGTGGTTTGAAGAGATGTTCGAAGAGTATTATTCAAAGACAAATTGATTGTGATAAAGTTCGGAGTAAAAGCCTCCAAGCTTGAGCAATTCATGGTGATTTCCTTGTTCGATAACCTCACCATCCTTAAGAACAATAATCTGATCCGCATTGAGAATAGTTTTCAAGCGATGGGCAATCACAAAACTCGTTCTTCCTGCCACGATAGCTTCCATGGCATTTTGAATTTTGCTCTCTGTTACAGTATCCACGTTTGATGTTGCCTCATCCAAAATTAAGACCTGTGGATCTGTCATCAAGGTACGAGCAATAGAAATCAACTGCTTCTGACCGGTTGAGAATACGCTCTGATCATCATTAATCAGAGTATCGTACTTATCTGGTAGACTTTCGATATATTCATGGATATGCGTAGCCTTAGCTGCCGCTTCTACCATTTCTTGACTAGCATCAGGGACACCAAAGCGAATATTGTCTCGGATGGTTCCGCTAAATAAAACTGAATCCTGTAAGACAATTCCCACCTTGCTTCGCAAGCTATCCAAATCAAACTCGCGAATATCTGTTCCATCAAAGCTGATACCACCTGCATCCACATCATAAAAACGATTAATTAAGTTCATGATGGTCGTTTTCCCCGAACCTGTCGGACCAACTACTGCAATCATTTTCCCTTTTAGAGCTGAAATGCTAACATCTTTCAAAATGGGTTTTCCTGGCAGGTAGGAGAAGTCCACGTTACGAATCTCCACACCTTCTTTTAATTCGTTAAAGACTGGAGCATCTTGAGGACGAATTTCTTCTTCTGCATCAAACATTTCTTGGATACGTTCTGCACCTGTAAAGGCCAGTTGCAAACTTCCCCAACTCGCTGCCAATTGGATAATTGGTTGGTAATATTGCTGAGAAAACTGGGTAAACATGACAATCAAACCCAGAGCTGCCGCTGTCTCGATATTCTGATCATTCAGTAAGACAGCTGAACCGACAAAAATAACTACTGCTGTATTGACCAAGCTCATTCCGTTCATGACAGGAAAGAGAATTCCTGAAAACATTCTGCCCTTAAAAGTTGCTTTACGGACACGCTTGTTTTGCTCAACAAAACCTGCAATCACATCATCTTGAATGCCTTGAACAATAACGGCTTTTTGTCCAGAGATACTCTCATCCATGTAGGCGTTGAGCTTCCCAACTTCTTTCTGTTGGAGATTGGTATATTTTCTTGCCAATTTCAAAATGACAATCAACATGATGACAGCTATCGGAGTGCTAGCAATCGTAATCAAAGCCAAGGTCACATTTTTTGCGAACATGACAATCAACAAACCAATATAAAGGGCAATATTGGTCATAACAGACACCAGACTTTCGTTGAATGCCTGTAGGATGTTATCCAAGTCACTGGTGAAACGTGACAGGATATCACCATCTTGATGGCGGTCAAAGAAGGAAACAGTCAAGCGAGAAAGCTTGCCAAAAAGTCCCTTACGCATCTCATTTGTCGATTCGGCAATAATACGGCTCATCAAAACCATATAGATAAGACTCGACACCACGAGCACAATCAAAATATAAGCAAGATTCATCAAGAGTCCTAATAGACTTTGCCAAACCATATCAGGATTTCCATTTTGATAAGCTATAACTAAATTAGCCAGTTCTGTGACTGTTTGACCTGCAAATACTGGAAAGAGGGCTTGGGCTACCGTTGCAATGATAATCATAGCAATAACAACGACAAAGGATATCTTATAAACTTTAAATAGTTCCAAAAGAATTCAAATGTCTTCATCCTACTCCTCCTTTCCTTTTTGCGTCTCGTAAATTTCACGATAAACTGGGTTTGATGCAACCAAGTCAGCGTGTTTGCCTTGACCGATCAAGCGGCCTTGGTCAAGCACTAAAATTTTATCAGCATGCACAACAGAGCTAATCTTTTGTGCGATGATAATCGTAGTCGTCCCCTTCAAATCCTTGTTGAGGGCTTCTTGAACCAAACGTTCCGATTTGGCATCAAGGGCAGAGGTTGAATCATCAAAAATCAAGATACGAGGATTGCTGACAATCCCACGCGCAATAGACATTCTTTGTTTTTGTCCACCAGAAAAGTTAGTCCCACGTTCCTCAACCGGACTTTCAAAGGCCAAGTCCATACGACTAATAAATTCACTGGCCTGGGCGATGCGAGCCGCGCGTTCCATTTCTGAAACTGTCGCATCTCCCTTACCTTGTCTGAGATTATCTGCGATGGTTCCACTAAAGAGAATGGCTCTTTGTAGGACGATAGAAACTGTCTTACGAAGCGTCCCTTCACTAACTGTCCGAATGTCCTTTCCACCAATCTTGATCGAACCTTGCTGAGGGTCAAATAATCGTGGAATCAACTGAGCCAAGGTTGATTTCCCTGCACCAGTTGCTCCAACAACCCCAACCATCTCACCAGCTGCGATATCAAAGGATACATCTTTTAGGATAGGTTCTGAATCATTTGGATAGGTGAAGGTCACATTTTCAAAACTGAGACTTCCTTCCAATTCTTCATCTTCCACATCCTTGAAGGTCATAGCCGGTTCTGTATCCAGGATTTCACGAATACGACGAAGGGAAATCATGGCACGAGTAACTGAATTCCCCAAAAATCCAACCATGACGATGGTAAAGATAATCTGACTCAGATAGTTCACAAAGGAAGCAATGGAACCAACTACTGATGGATCTGACTCTGCCATACCGGCTACAAGCCAGATTGAGAGAAAAACAGCCCCGTAAGAAATCAACATCATTGCAGGTTGCATAACAGAAAAGGCATAACCGATATAAAGGTTTTCTCCCAACAATTCATCTGACACCTGCGTAAATTTATCAAACTGATCTTTTTCTCGGACAAAAGACTTAACCACGCGCACACCACGCAAATTTTCTTTAGCAATGGCATTGATACGCTCTAGTAAGGTCTGGAATTTTGCAAAGCGCGGTCCCACAACTCCCATCATAAAACCCATTATGGCAACAATCAGAACGACCATGAGAACTAGCACCCACCACAGAGAAGGTAGGGTGACAACTGCTAGAATAAAGGAACCGATAAATAAAATCGGTAGTCGAAAGAGGATTTGGAAGGTCATCATAACGACGTTTTGAATCTGGTTGATATCGTTGGTCATACGCACAACGAGGTTCCCTGCATTAAACTTCTCAATATTGGCGTATGAAAAAGTTTGAATCTTACGAAAGGCATCTTCACGTAAGTCAGACGAAACTCCTTGAGCAATGTAAGCTGCTAACACTACATTGATCCCACCTGCAACCAAACCAATCAAGGCAACAAGAATTAACCAAACCGATAGTATAAATAGCTTCATTATCACCCGTTAACAGTGCCTCTAAAACCTCCTGCAAATAACGTGGTTGCAAGAGTGAACTCGTTACCATTAGACCTGTCATGACCAAGGAAGCCAGGGCCTGCCATTTATAGGCTTTTATTTTCTGAAACAGCATATTTCCCCCTTATAAGATAGACAAAAGGGGACGACAGTTCTGTCAGTCCCTTCTTATGCTTTTATGTTGATACTATTCTAACAAAAAAGAATGCTATTGTCAAAGCACTCAGCTCTCTCAAGCTTGTGAATTAAGACATTAGCATTCTATCAATCCTTTAAAAATTCTTCTAAATTTAGTGCTGAATGTTATTGTTCTGAACTATCTTGCTCGTCTAATTCAGCTCGTCCAATTTCACGGTAGCTACAGTCCCCAACAATCTGGACTGAGAACTGACCATCTTCGTACTCTAGAATCGTCACACTTCCGTTATCAAGACCATGTGGATGCATGCCGTTAATTAAATAAACAATGGTACCAATTGTCATTCCATGGCTGACTACCAGGGCATTTCCTCCACCATTGGCTTCCATTTCCTTGGCAATGGCTTCAAAGCCTTCCCAGATACGACCACTTAGCTTTTCCCATCCTTCAGCCCAACCTGCTGTGTCTACTTCTACCAGACCTTCAGCCAGCTCAGCATAGGACAAACGATGCACATGATCGACATTAAAGATACGAGGAATAATCCCCATAAATAAGTCCCCATCATAAGCACCATCAAAACTACCAAAGCACCATTCACGGATTCGCTTATCCATACGATAAGGAATTTGACCTGTTAAACCTAGTTCCTCAAGGATAATTCCCATAGTCTGGATGGTACGTCCTGAGTCACTCGAGTAAGCACGCTCAAACTTTAAGCCTGACTCACGCAAACCAATTCCCAGTTCGTGAATACCTCGCTCACCTTCAGCTGTTAAAGGAGTATCACTCCAGCCTTGAGCACGCCCAATCGTATTAAACATTGTTTTCCCATGACGCACTAGATACAATTTTACACTTGCCATTTTTGGTCCTCCATATGTATCTATTATAGCACGATTTCAGGTAAAAACCTCGTCCAAACTACTCTGTGTTGTTCTTTGAAGGTGCTAATTTGGAAGACCTAGCAGTCTCTTTTTTGACCCCTTCTTCTGTTTTCTCCTCATTTCCTTCTTTGGACTTGTTTTCTGTTTTCTCAGACTTTTGACCGGTCTTTTTTAAAGGAGAAAAGTGAAATTCAAACTTATTTTTTCCTGTGTCAATAGTCGTTGTGAAGAATTTCTCGTCATTTCGATAAGTTGACGTCCCTACATTAAATGACTGCTCTCCATTTTCAGAAGTAGCTTTTTCATAGGTTCTCTTAGCCATAGCAAATGCAAGAAGTTTTTCTTTATTTAAGGCATAATCCTGATGATGTGCTACTTGCCGATTTAGATAAAACTGCAACAAAAGACTAAAAATTCCAGCAATAGTGACAGCGTATAGGAGAACTCCTGCTCTAACTTTTTTCTTTTTCAACACGATAGATAAATTCCCTCTCTAGTCCCTTTTCAAACTGAAAGTGAAAGTGCAACTCCTGCCCTTTTTCTTGAATTCGAGCTGATTTTAGACCGTAGACCATGGGTTGATAACCACGTCCACTAGCATCTGTTTTCCGGAAATCATTTGACTTTGATTTACCCATGGAAATGGGTTTGCCGTCCTGTTTGAGGTAAAGCCTATCATTCTCCACTTTTTCAAATTGGGCTCGATTCAGCTCTCCTTCCAACTGATCCACAAATAAAAGCCATTCTTTTTGCTCACTTCTCTGTTGATAGCGAACTTCTGAAACCAATAGTCGGCTCATAGCTTGAAAAAGAAGCAAGCTACCACTAATAACGATAAGGGCAACCAAGGATTCTAAAAGTGTAAAAGCTCTGACCCTACTTGTCTTGAATCGCCAGTAATTTCTCCGTTCCATGGTATACCTCCAAACCTCGCTCATTCGAGACAACATGAACCGTAAGGCCATTGACAGTCAACTGCTTTTGTCCAGTCTGCAAAGCCATACGAGCCACTCGCAAAACTTCTTCCTGTTTTAGAAGTTCTAGTTCTCTTTTTCTACTTTCTTGAATTTGTCCCAGTAAGAGGGTTGCTATACTGGCAAAAATGGCTAGTGAAATCACTGCTTCCAGTAAAATAACCGCCTTAATTTTTTGCTTCTTGAATACGTTTAATCTTTCCATTTCCTAAATATAATTGATAACGAATCGTTTCTTTTCGCGTTTGAAATCTCACGCTCGCCAGAGAAGAATTCCCTCCAGCCTTATCAAAGGTAATTGACTGATTGGACTGCAATTGAATTCCTTTAGGGATGGCTAATTTCTGATAGCCATTCCCAATACTTCTCTCTTCTAGCATTAAGTTCATCTTTTGCTGACTAGCCAGACTTCGCTTCTGGGTTTCTCGATAAAGTTCCTCAAACTCCATAAAGAAAATCTGTTCTTCCACAGCTGCAAAAGTTGATTGAACTGAACTTGACAAACCCAAGGCTAACAGGCTGACTATTCCTAAGACCAATAAACTTTCTAGCATGGTAAGGCCCTAATCCGAAACTGTTTGACTTGTCTTTTGTTTTGCATGATATTCCTTATAGGCTTTTGCTTGCTCAGCAGTGATACGTCCATCTGCCTGTAATTTGCTTAGACTAGCATCTTCATTTTTATCCAGACTATACAGTTCTGCTTGGCTTTCTACCACCTTGACGACAGCTGCTTTCCCCTTATCATTGACTGCATCCTTTTGCTTAGTCAGATTTGGCACAAACAGTAAGAGTAGGACGCTAATGATAAGAAGGACCACTAACATTTCTACCAGAGTGAACCCTTTTACCGTAGCTTTTTTTAATTTCATCATCATTTTTTTCATCTAAAAATTTACCTCCATATTCTGATACATTGGTAGCAACATAGCTGCATACAATAAAACGATTAGCAGGGCTACAAAAATAAAGACCAGTGGTTGAACAAGGTTCATGGTCCGATTGACTCGGGTAAAGAAGGATTCCCAGGTTTTTTCCGCATAGATTTCCAATTCGCTTCCCAACTTGGATTTAACCTCTCCATATTCAATGATTAATCCCAACTCTTTTCTAAAGAAGGGATAGGTCTGAACAACCTTAGAAAATTCATGCCCATTTTGCAAAGATTGATCTAAATCGTATCCAATTTCCTTAAAAAGAGGATTCCCTTGCTCCTGCATCATCTGGAAAATCTGTGCCAACTCTAAACCTTGTCCAATCATATTTCCCCATTCCCGAGCATAATAGGCAGTTAGATAATACTGAACAAACACACCTAAAAAGGGGATTCTAGCCAGATAAGAGAAAATTTGAATTTTCGCAGACTTTCTGTAAAAAACTAGACCAGTTAAAGATACTAAACCAAGTGCTAAAACAAGCCCAAGAAAAATTTGTGGCAGGTTACTAATCACTAAGGTAGCTATGTTACTACTATCCAGTTGGGGCAAGAGATAATTCCGCAATCCTAGCATAATTAACAGTAAAAAAGCTAGTAAAATAAGTGGGTAGGTCGCAACTTCAATTAACTTCTTCTTGACCTTAGCAAGATTATCCAAATATTCTTCAATTTTCCCCAAACTCAAATGGAGATTTCCATGAACTTCAGCCAATGAAAGTTGAGTGACAATCGCACTCGAAAAACCTAAATTCCCCATCATTTCCGAGAAAGATTTTCCTTTCGATAGTCCTAGGCGCATCTGCGAAACATATTCCTTCTCCAACAAAAGACTTCTATCAAGAAAGGAAATGATTTCTACCAAGTGAAAACCACTCGAAAACAAATTATTAAAGAGAGTGATAATTTTCTTCTGTTTACTGGTAGCTAATTTTCTCCGTTTCAGCTTGAAGGGCAGTGATATGTCCATCTTTAAGAAGCTGATCAATGTGCTCATTCCACTTTTCTGCCTGGTGTTCTGAATAATTTTGGTTTGCAAAATCAATAATTCCTCCTCCCCCGATTAGTCTCTGGTAGCAAACACCTTGTAAAACAACTGCGAGTTCATCTTCACTGACACCAAGTTCTAAAAGACGCTCATAGACCCCACGAATACTCTTTGCATGTATGGTCGAAAACACTGTAGCTCCCGTTAAGCTCGCTCTTACAACGGCACGGGCTGTTTCGCCATCTCGAATTTCCCCAATGATTAAAAGATCTGGGCGGTGTCGCAAAGAAAGTTTTATCAAGTTTTCATAGCTCAGTCCAATAGCTTCATTGAGTTGTAATTGCAACATCTCTTCTTGCTTAATCTCGACTGGGTCCTCAATGGACATGACTTGTTGTCCCTTAAACAATGACTTAGCTAATTCATGCATTAAGGTAGTTTTACCACTTCCTACAGGTCCTGCAAATAGATAAAGGCCGCGTTGCCTAAAGCCCTTTTCCAGTTCCTTAAGGTCTTGAAACCAGAAGCGCAACTCTTGTTCTTCATCGTGCAAAAGGCGAATAACTAAACTCTCATGACCACGATAATCTCCTACCGTCGATAAGCGTAGTGAAGAAACCTTGCCATCATGCTGATAATCACAGGACCCAAGCTGACTACGACGCTTTTCTCCAACATTCATCCCCGCAATAAATTTAAAATGACTAATAACTGCGCCCAACTTTTCAAAGTCATAGCTATTAATCAAACGCCTTTCATCACCTATTCGCATATGCAACTCATAAACCTTGTCCTTGGGAATAAAATAGATATCCTGAGCTCCATCCTTTTTTGCGAGACTAATCAATTCTTGTGCAAGTGCTTGTACCATATTCCCTCCTCAGTTTATTATTCGAAGAAAATACAAAAAAAGAACAACTTTATTAAAAAGTTGTTCCATCTTTTTTGATGCGACACGTCCGGTGGATTTCTAAACCAGTTTGTTTTTCATAACCCGGTCTGAATTTTTCATCTGGTATAACTTGACCATCTTCCAATAAAGCCAAGGAATGATATTGCTGCAGAAATTCATCACATTCCTCACACCAACGCTTATCCTCCGGATTCCAAAATATGGTCATTAAGTCTCCTCGACTTTTATATAGTGGAATTTTCTTTTCCAGTTCAAACCAGCAAGATTTATAATACTTCAAGGCATCATAGTAATTTTCAAATTTCTTACTACTAATGACGTCTTCTTCCCATCCTTCTATGAACCACCAAGGTTCAAAATCCCCGTACATTTCTATAACTCGATACATAGTTTCATTTCCTTTGTATCGTATATTATAGCGAAATTTTAAGAACAATGAAAGAAATTTGCTCGTTTTCAACAATAACCTTAGAGTATTTTTCTTCGACTAAATCAATCTATAAATTATCAAAATAAAAGCAGCAACTAAGACTAGTCACTGCTATATATTTTTATGCTTGATAACGTTTTTCACCATCAAGGTAAGTTGCTACCAATTCCAAATCCTTATCAAGAACGATAAAGTCAGCATCGTAGCCTTCACGGATTTGTCCACAAACATCATCAATATGAACTGATTTTGCTGGGTTGAGACTGGCCATCATAACTGCTTCATGAGGATTTGCAATACCCCATTCAACAACATTTTTCAAACCGTCTTTAAGTTTGAGAATAGAACCTGCCAAGTTCCCAGTAGATTTGAGACGAGCCGTACCATTTGCAACCACAACTGGGAATTCTCCTAGCATGTAGTCACCATCCTGCAAACCACCCGCTGTCATACAGTCAGTGATAAGAGCAATATTTTCAGTACCTTTTTGTTTAAGTAGGATGTCACAGGCCTTGGGATCAACGTGATGCCCATCACATATCAATTCAGCATAAGTATGTGGCAATTCATACATAGCACCAACCATACCAAGCTCACGGTGAGTTAACCCACGCATACCATTATAAGCATGAACCCATACACTTGCTCCGGCATCAACAGCTTTTTTAGCTTCATCAAATGTTGCATTCGAATGACCGAGAGCAACGGTAACACCTTCTCCAGTAATAGTACGAACAAAGTCTTCTACACCTTCACGTTCTGGAGCAAGCGCAATCTTATTAAGAAGACCATTAGCAGCCTTCTGCCAAGCACGAAACTCATCCATGCGAGGATCCTTCATGTAAGCTGGATTTTGAGCTCCCTTATACTTTTCAGTAAAATAAGGACCTTCAAAATAAATACCACGAATCTTAGCACCAGTAGCTTCTTGGTAACGAGCCCCAATGTTTTCAGTAACAGCTAATAATTGTTCGTATGATGATGTTAGAGTAGTTGGTAGGAAACTAGTAACACCTGTACTAAGAAGACCTTCACTCATTGTATGAAGAGTACCTTCGATGTTATTATCCATAACATCAACCCCACCAAATCCGTGAATATGTGTGTCAACAAGACCAGGAGCAATACTATAACCAGTATAGTCAATAATTTCTGCGTCCTCAGATACTTGATCCACATGCTTACCAAATTTACCATCAACTAGTTCAAGAAAACCGCCACGGCGAACACCATGAGGATAGAAATTGATCTGCTTTAATATATTTAGGCATAATGATAACCTCCGTAATTCATTTTTCTAATATTTATTATGTCAATTACATTATAAACCTTTCTGTGTAATTTGTAAATGGTATAGACCTATTATAGTTAAATTTATAATGAAATAAATTAAGATTTAGTAAATATATAGTAAAATAATAATGGACATTAAGCTTTACAATAAAATTTAGAAAAAATATAAGTAATTTTAAGTAACTCTGAAAAAAATGGAAGAAATATAAAAAAACAAGGCTCGAAAACCTTGTCTTTATTACTATACCGGCGGCCGGGGTCGAACCGGCACGTCCTTGCGGACACTGGATTTTGAGTCTTGATTCTATGATATTCTTAACTTCATAAATCTAGTAAAATCAAATTTTCAATAAATTATTTCTATCGCAAAAACGATAGATTTTTCTTTTTAGTAACATTTTAGTATTTGATAGCTTGCTCACTATATTTAAATACTGTTCTTTTCTCTTCAAAAAATACCTTACACTTTTTCACTTCTTCATCATAGGCAGTAAAGAGTTCTTCTATTTCCCAATCGTTATAACTATAATTTGATTTATTGCTAAGATTTGCAAGCAGGTTCATTAATGAAAAAATTTTCTCCACTCTTGCAGTTGATAGTTTCTTAAAGTATACTTCCTTGTCATTACTTGTATCAGTAGAGGAATAATTGAACTCTTGTTTTAGATTAACTGTTTTTATAGTAATAGGACTAGTGAAAAATTCCTTTATTTCTTCGCCCTTTTGTTCTAACGCCCCAAAAAGTTCTTTAATATCAGCTTCTGAAAAAGAATACTTTGATTTATCACTTTGATTTCTCAGTATATTTAAGATTGAAAAAACCTTAGTCATCCTTGCTTCTGACAATCTTCTAAATTTTTCATTTCTAGTTTCCATAGTTTCTCCAATAAGTAAATTTTATTTCTTTATCCTATATATTATCATATAGCGAGATTTTTTTCAAATATTGCATTTTGGTGTTGCTTTTTATAATTTTGTGTAGTATAATATCCTATATAGAGGGATATCCTCTAAATATAATACCAAAAAAGGAGGGTTCTTATGTTTAAAGAACTTATCGAATTTGTTGATTCCTCAACAGAGGGACAGTTTAAAGCCTTTCAAGTCAAGGCTAATGCAATAACAGGAGATGTTATCATCTCGCAAAATGTAACACCTATCACTGACGCCTTAAAAAATCGTCTAGGATTAAAAACTGTGCAAACCTCTTTAGCAAGGAAGTTAGCTTACGCTTCTACTCGTCGCCACTATAAAGATGGTACAACAATGATGGAAGACATCTTAGCTGGCAAGACACGTCGCCATGCAAACAGCTACATCTAGATGACTGGGGGAGCTAACCTCTCCCATTTATCTTTTGATTGAAATAGAAAGGAGTGACATCATGAAGAGTCTCTATAAATATCTTTTTTATTTGTTCTTTATTGGATTTGCTGGCACCCTCTGTTATGTGTTGCTTTTAACAAATGCCTTTTCACCTATCTTTGAAGCTGCTACAATATTGATGGAGATTATAGTTGTTATTTTTTTAATAATCTGTATAGACCTGATTGCTTCCCCTGCTGGTTCTGCTGAGGAGAATATAAAAAATGAGAATGTTAAATCAAACAATTCGTGTGAAGAGTAAATACCCTTACTTGATTCGTCCCCGAAATATTACAATTATAAGATTGTTTATCCAAATTTTTGTCTTTTTACTCTTAATATCGTCGTGGCTTGCTATAATCCCATTTATTGCACGTCTAGTCTTTTCCATGTTTTTTATAAGTCTTCTTTTTTTAGTAGAGAGGTTCTTTCGTTCTAATTTTATGGCAAATTTAAGAGATAAACTCAATATCAGAGAAGCATTGTTTTATATGCTAATTAGTTTAAATTTGTATGATGAAATAGATAATGAAGTAGTAGATACAGCAGTTCTATATTTTGACGTTGAGGATAATAAAGTTATTGTCTGTGTCCCACTATTTGGGAATCGTTATCTGAAAACCTTGAAAAATTTAGAGGAATATCTATGCCCTACGTTGGGCTTGGAATTGCTGTCTAAAAAAGAAGAAATAGACAAAACAATATATGTGTTAGGTCACGTAGTTCAAATTGAGCAATACGTCTTCAATAGTAATACATTAAACAGAGAATTTTTTGAAGATATTCCTAATCCGATAATTAAATTATCTAACACCCAGCAATTCAGCTTGAAATCAAACACCAACATAGGTATATATGGACGAACTGGAACAGGCAAAACAATAGCCTTACAATGGTACTTATTTAATGCACTAGCTAAAGGTTGTGGCACTAATGATAATACTTACCTAGGAATAGTGGACGGTAAGGCAGCGGATTTATTTGCAATTGGAAAACTTCTCCAAGAAGACTTAGGGGAGCAAATAGCAGTCGGCTCTTCACCTCAAATGTTAGCAAAATTATCAAGAGAATTTGTTGATATTATGAATGAACGTTTTGAAATTATCAAACAGAATAGTTCATTAAATGCTGATGCTTATGATTTAGGGATGACACCAAATTTTCTATTTGTAGATGAACTTGCTTCCATCCGCGATAGCTGTGGTTCTAGCAAACAGGGGGGTAAAGAACTATGGAATGAAATTCTACAAAACTTAGGCTTGATTGCACGCAAAGGACGGCAGGCAGGTTGCCATCTCTGCCTTAGCACACAAGACCCAAATGCTGAGAATATTCCAGTAGAATTGAGAAATCAAATATCGGCAGTTTTATACCTTGGAGGTCCAGGTGCTGATAGATTGAAGATGGCTTTTAGCATGTGCGAATTAGAAAACGTTCCTACTGTATCCGATAGAAAAGGAGAGGCTCTCTTTTATGCTGATGGGCTTAATACAGTAGAACCAGTGCTAACAATTGTGCCATTTGTTGATTTAAAAACTAAACAAGAATTTTTACAGGTAGTTAGAAATATACTGCCAAACTACTAATAACGGTATTTTTCTCTGTTGGAATAGGAATTCTTTTCAATAGAGAAAAAGAGCCAACCGACTGCATTGCAGGAGGTAAGAAAGAAAGGAATTTAACATGAAATTAAATGATTTTTTGAAACCCGAATTACTAGGCAATCGCTTTTTTGCCGTTAAAGGGTATACAGAAGTATTAGATAGAGAGAGCAATAAGCCTACTGCCTTACGCCTAAATGTATCGATTCAAGATGAAACTAGTGATTTTTTTATGGAGATGATTCAGGTAAAGGTAAATACTTTAACCCCTACTACCTCTGTCCAAGAAATGGCAAATAACAAAACTTGCCCCGTTAAATTAAAAGACTTGAATGTTGGTCAATATAATGGCAATCTTTGGTTTTCATGCTCTGATGTTCTTCCTGTATCAAAATAAGATGCTATGGTTAAAATTTATGCGATATCTGACATACATGGATATTTAGATGAGTTCATAGATGCTCTTAATAAAATAGACTTATCAGATAAACAAAGTCGACTTATCTTACTTGGGGACTATATGGATAACGGTTCTCAATCTTTTCAAGTTATTTCTAAAATAATTGAATTTGAAAAGATTTATCCAAAACAAATCATTACGCTATTTGGAAATCATGAAGAATGGTTTTATGATTGGCTTATTTTAGAAGAGCCTACTGCTTCTGCATTTCCAGAAACAATAAAGAGTTTTTTCTCTACAGAGGAATTGAACTATATATTAAAATCAAATTTTGAAACAAGTGTTAGAAATGAAATTAAAACAAATAACAAATTTTCTCCTTTCATGAAATGGTTTCAAACACACTATAAAGATAAGCGTTATTACGAGACAGACTCACAAATATTTGTCCACGCTGGCATTGATGAAGAAGCTGGCAAGCTTTGGAAAGAGCTAACGAGTTCAGAAATGTTTACAAATAAATTTCCTCTTACCACTGGTGGATTTTTTAAGGATATTGTTTCTGGTCATGTTGCTTCTTGGGAAGTAGCTAAAGATAAAACTTACCAAGGTAAGATTTACCATGATAGTAAAAGTCATTACTTTATTGATGGAGATGTAAATAATAGCAAAACAATATCTGTCCTTTGCTATGATACAATTACCAAGAAATATTATTTTCTATAACTTTTAATCATGTGTTCCTAGGCAAAACTGCCGACTGGAGGTCGGCAAGCTGGAAGCGTGTTTAGCAGGGCGGTGATTAGGTCACATGATAAAAGTTAGGAGGAGCTTTGCTCCTCCTAGTTTATTTATTATATAGACAGTCTTTTGGCGAAAACTATAATAAAGGTGCATTTTTTATGAGTAATTATAATAAAAAAATCATTCGCACCGCTTCCTATATTGAAATTTGGGAATATGAAAAGCCAATATTTTCAAAAGGAAAATCAACTATAGATACTAATGCTGAAAACAAGGAAAAATCAAAACGCAGAACATTTGACGAACTAACACCAGAAGAACAAGAAAAACGTCTTGAACGCATGAAAAAAACTCGCTTAGAAGCAAAGTGGAACTTACTCCGTCTAGTCGATTGTAACTTTGATGATACGACTTCTTTTCTTACCTTAACCACTAAAGAAAATATCAGCGAGAGAAACGAATTCAAAGACTTACTCAAAACATTTATCAAACGCTTTAACTATCACATATTTAAAACTAAAAAAAGCCAATTAAAATATATTGCAGTATTAGAAAAGCAAAAACGTGGAGCATGGCATGCTCATATTCTACTTTTCAGCGTTCCCTATATTCCACATAGGCAACTATTAGAGCTTTGGGGACACGGAGCAGTACGGATAAATAAAGTTGATGTCGATAGCAAAGAAAACCGCGGTCGATATGTTACCAAATATTTTGAAAAAGGTATCGGACAAGAGCTGTTAGAAAACTTTGGTAAACAAGCCTATTTATCATCACGCAATTTGAAAAAGCCTGATGAAGATAAGTTCTATAACTACGAAACTTTTGACTATAACAGCTCAACCGTCCTATATGAAACGGAATACACCAGCAAAGTCTATAAAGACGGTCAGTATTTCGATAATCACGTTACCTACAAAAAGATAAAGTTAGATACAAAGGAGTAAGTCACATGATAACAACTATAAATAAGAATGACCTCATTGCCCTTGGTTTCTCTGAGGGAACTTCTAAACGAATTATTAGACAGGGAAAAGAACTGCTAATTGCAAGAGGTTTTAGAGTGTATCAAAATAAGCGAATTGGAACTATCCCTGCTTCTATCGCTACTGAATTACTTGGTTTTGATGTCCAAAATAGCTCTCTTTCTAGGGGGTAATATATGGCAATTAGAAAGGATAAAGACGGTGGATGGATAGTTGATATTAGTAATGGTTTTGACCCAATAACTCTCAAACAACGTAGAGTAGTTAGAAAGGGCTACAAGACCAAAAAAGAAGCTACCGAAGCAGAACACTACCTAAGAAGTGTAGAGCTGAAAGAACGCTTCTATGGCGCTAAAATAACTATTTCTATGCTCTATGAACTACTAAAAGAAGAGGACAATATAAATCATCGAAAAGTAAGCTATATCAACACACAAGAAAATAACTACAATAAACACATTAAAAATTATTTTTCAAAAGTTGATAATGTCGGAAAATTAACCTATGAAGACATTTACCAGTTTAGAGAACACCTTAGGAAAAAAGTAGCCCAAAATTCTGACAACCTATTAAGCTCAAATACTATCAATAAAATCATGATTTTGCTTAAAAAGATTTTTGACATCGGCTTGCGAAAAGGCTATTACTCAACAAATCCTGTAAAACTACTAAAAAAATTACCAATTGAAAAGACTAAAATGCAGTTTTGGACAGTAAAGGAATTTCAGCAGTTTTTAACACTATTTGAACCAGAAGAATACAATATCAAATTGCTCTTTACTGTTCTATTCTTTACAGGATTAAGACTTGGAGAAGCACTCGCACTAACATGGCAAGACATCGACTTCCCAAGCAATACAATTCATATCACAAAATCTGTCTACGTCAATAAAGGGATAAGTCATATCAACACAACTAAGACTAAAGCAGGAACAAGAAGAATTGTTCTCAATAAAAAATTAAGCCAAGAACTACAAGATTGGCAACAGCAACAAAAACATCTATTAGAGCAATTTACAAACAATAGCCTAACATTACAAGTGTTTCAAAATAGTCCTATCACAATTACAAAAAATGCTATTGAAAAGCAGTACAAGAAAATCATTGAACGCGATGACACACTAAAAAAGATACGTATACACGATTTTAGGCACTCTCACGCTTCACTGTTGATTAACCAAGGGGAAGATTATTTAGTAGTAAAAGAAAGACTTGGACACGCTTCTATAACGACTACAATTGATACCTACTCCCATTTGTACCCAAGCAAGCAGAAAGAGTTGGCTGACAAGCTAGACGAATTACTATAAAGTAATTGAGTTTTCCAAACAGAAATTATATAATCAGAACATGAAGAAAACACATGCAATAAAAACACATGAAGTAGCTAAAAAAGCACACTTTGGACAAACTGATAGAGCAGGAATTGACTACATTAAACGCCCTGAAATAGTAGCTAGTTTTGTCACAACTGATGATGAGAGAGCTGTTATAGAGAAAATTGAAGATATGTATGATATTAAGGTCGCTGATGAAGCTTATAAAAAATGGATTGAATGTGGCAAAAAAACTATCTCACATGAAGAAATGATGAGGCGCTATGGCTAAAATATATGCAATATCTGATATACATGGTCACTACAATGAGTTTATTAAATCTATCAATAAAATAGATTTATCTGATAAACAAAGTCGACTTATCTTACTTGGAGACTACATTGACAATGGTTCTCAATCTTTTCAAGTTATTTCCAAAATAATTGAACTTGAGGAACTTTATCCTAATCAAATTATCACTCTATTAGGAAATCATGAAGAATGGTTTTATGATTGGTTGATTTTAGAAAAGCCTACTTCTTCTGCATTTTCAGAAACAATAAAAAGTTTCTTCTCTCCGGAGGAATTGAACTATATTTTTAAATCGAATGCTAACAACTTTGAAACAGGTGTTAGAAATGAAATTAAAAATAATATCAA